>OCGQ01000042.1_pt1 | contig 35186 bp, 34 predicted proteins | sample 1502551 | NCBI WGS metagenome assembly OCGQ01 (sample SAMN02324088, study PRJEB22366) | soil metagenome | biome: mixedwood plains | place: Canada | collected 2009-09
ACCCTGCCGCTTACCGGATACCTGTCCGCCTTTCTCCCTTCGGGAAGCGTGGCGCCATTCGCCATTCAGGCTGCGCAACTGTTGGGAAGGGCGATCGGTGCGGGCCTCTTCGCTATTACGCCAGCTGGCGAAAGGGGGATGTGCTGCAAGGCGATTAAGTTGGGTAACGCCAGGGTTTTCCCAGTCACGACGTTGTAAAACGACGGCCAGTGAATTCAGATCTCAAATAATGATTTTATTTTGACTGATAGTGACCTGTTCGTTGCAACAAATTGATGAGCAATGCTTTTTTATAATGCCAACTTTGTACAAAAAAGCAGGCTGGATCCACATCTTGTGCGCCGTCAGGTTGAGAGGAAAATTGAAGGGCGAAATCGCCGCGACCGGGCCAATCGGTACGCGCTTGACGATCGCGAGCCTACCAGCGCCGTGTGGGGCGAGATCCATCGGGACGACGTCGCCAGCCGGCCGTCGCGCCTCGTCGGCGGCGACGTGGAAGGTCATCGCGGCCCGGTCGGTCTCGATCAGGGCATCTTTGAGGGGCTTTCCGGCTTCCGCAGCAAGGGTCCTGGCGATTTCCTCCTTGCGTTGCACGAGCTCAGCAGAGGTTCGCATCAGCACCGCGGCGCGCTCGTACGCAGGCAGGGCCCGCATTATGGGCGCGGCCGCGACCGCGGCGTCGGCGGCCATGTCGAACTCGGCGTCCCCCGCCAGCCAGGTCTGGCCGGCCGCCGACCCGTCAAAAGGGCTCCGGACCGTCAGGAGATCGGCGGATCGGGCCGGTTTTCCAGCCAGAACGAAGGGAAAGTCGTTGGCCACGCCCACCAGTATTGTCCCGGGCGTCAACATCCGCCAAGCTGGGCCCATCGAACCCAGCCGGGCGGGATCGGCGTCCAACGTCGTATAATCAAGGGAGCCTGGGAGGCACATTTAATGATCAACGTGACACCAACCGCAGCCGAGAAGATCAGCGAGCTGCTGACAGAAGAAAACAAGCTGAGCGCCGGTCTGCGGGTGTTCGTCCAGGGTGGCGGATGCTCGGGCTTCCAGTACGGCCTGATGATCGACGAGGGCGAAGGCGACGCGACGACGGATGCGGTCATTGAGTCCAACGGCGTCAAGCTCCTGATCGACCCCATCAGCGCGCGTTACCTGAGTGGCGCCGAAGTGGACTTCGTCGACAACGTCACGGGCGGTGGCTTCACCATCAAGAACCCGAACGCGAAGTCGACCTGCGGCTGCGGATCCTCCTTCTCGGTCTAGCTCGTGGCAAGGTGATGAGTCGATAAGCCGGGATTGTCATGGCCGTCGACTCCACCGCCACCTTCATCGAGAGCCTGAGACCCGCCGGCAGCAAGCGCTCCGGCAAACGCGATCTCATCGTCAACGTGTTCCTGCGCCAGCAGGGACACTTGACGGCTGACGACCTGGTCGACCTGATCGGCCGCGAAGATCAGCGCATCAGCCGCGCCACCATCTACCGCACGCTGCAGTGGATGGTCGAAGCCGGGATCGCCCGCAAGGTTGATTTCGGCGAGGGCCGCTTCCGTTTCGAGCACTCCTATCGCCATCCGCGACACTTTCACCTGATTTGCAAGAGTTGCAATCGCTCGTTCGAGTTTCTTAGCTCGGATATCGAGACCCTCATCGAAGAGGTGGCGGCGGCGCGAGGCTTCGCGCAGCGACAGAGCGTGCTCCAGATTCACGGTGAGTGCGACGCGTGCCGTACAGGACGACCGCAAGCCGCCGAAGGTGGCGTCACCGAGTTGCTGTTCGCGCGTGATGCGCTGCGAATTGCGATCGCGACCGAGCGCAGTGGCCTCGATTTCTATTCACGCGCCGCCAAGCTGACGAAGGACACGCGCGGTCGTCGCGTGTTCGAGAAACTCGCGGAAGAGGAAAAGGAGCACCTCGGCACACTCGAAGCCCGCTATCGGGAGCTGCTCGAGCAGGATCCGGAACTTGAATCCCGGCCGACGTTCCTGTTCTTCAAGGGCGCGGCAAACGGACTCTTCGCCGCCGGCGCCGAGCAACTGTCCAAGGGCGTCAATGACCGCGAAGCACTGATGATCGGCATCAAGTGTGAACGCGGATCGCACCGGTTCTTCAAACGGTATGGCGAGAAGTTCGAAGACTCCGAGGGCAAGAAGATCTTCCTGGAGTTCGCCGACGAAGAACGCGTCCACCTCGAGCTCCTGATCCGGGAGTACCGTTCGCTCCTCGAGCGCCAGCAGCGCAGCGGCAAGATCGAGCGACGGACGACCCGTCGTCCGCGCGCGAACGCTTGAGTGCGCGAACGTCGTTAGTGCGTTGATAGACCTCCACCTCCATACCACCGCCTCGGACGGCGCACTTGCGCCCGCGGCTCTCGTCGCGCGCGCAGCCGCGGCCGGGATCACGACGCTGGCCGTGACCGATCACGACACCACCGGCGGTCTTGCCGAGGCGCGAGCCGAGGCGTCCGCACGGGAGATGACGCTGGTCAACGGGATCGAGATCACGGCGGTCGAGGGCGATCGGGATGTCCACGTCCTCGGATACTTCTTCGATCCCGACAATCCCGCGCTGCGTTCCTTTTTGAAGGCGCAGAGGGAAGACAGGCTGCGCCGCGTGAGGGATATGGTCGAACGGCTGGCGCTGCTCGGCGCACCGATCGACCCGGCGCCGATCATCGATGAGGGACTGGTCACGGGACGCAGCGTCGGACGTCCGCAGGTGGCCGCCGCGCTCGTGGCGGCAGGTCACGTCAGGACGAGGGATGAAGCCTTCGATCGCTATCTCGAGAACGGCCGGCCGGCCTTCGTTCCTCGCCGAGGCGCGTCTCCGGACGAAGTGATCCGCATCATCACCGAAGCCGGAGGGGTTGCGTCGCTGGCGCATCCCGGCCTCGCCGGCATGGACGCGATCATCCCCCGGCTCACCGCGGCCGGTCTCCAGGCGCTCGAGGTGCGGCACACCGATCACGACGCTCCGACCGAGGCGCGTTATCGCGCGCTCGCGGCAAGCCTGGGCGTCGCGGTTTCGGCCGGCTCCGACTTTCATGACGATACCGGACGCAGGCGTTGCGGCCTCGGCGAGATGACGCTGACGGCCGAGGAGTTTGCGGCGCTGAAAGCGAGACGCGCATGAGCGTCATTCGCATCGCCAAACTGCAGAAGAACTATGGAGCGCTGCGTCCCCTACGCATCCTCGATCTAGCCGTCGCGGAAGGGGAGCGCGTGTCACTTGGCGGGCTGGACGGGCCGGCGGCGGAGATCCTCGTGAATCTGGTCACGGGCGCGACGCTGCCCGACGAGGGAACGGTCGAGACGTTCGGCGCATCCACCGCCGACATTACGGACGGCGACGCCTGGCTCGCATCCCTGGACCGGTTCGGGATCGTGAGCGGGCGCGCGGTGCTGCTCGAAGGTTCGACACTGCAGCAGAATCTCGCGCTCCCGTTCACACTGGAACTCGATCCGGTTCCGCCTGCGGTTGCCACGCAGGTGGCCGCGCTCGCGGCCGAATGCGGGATCGCCCCTGACCATCTGCCGCGTCTCGGTGGCGAGTTGCCGGCGCACCTGCGCGCCCGGACCCACCTCGCCCGCGCCCTCGCGCTCAATCCGCAGGTGCTGCTGGTCGAGCATCCGACGGCGGACGTGGATGAGGCCGAGCGCCCGGCGCTCGCACGTGACTTTGCCGCCGCGATGCAGGGACGCCGGTCAGCGGCCCTGATCCTGACGCTCGATGTGGAGTTTGCCGAGAGTGTTGCGCACCGGTCGCTGGCGTTGCAGCCTGCGACCGGCGCGCTCGTGCCGTGGAAGGCGAAGCGAGGATGGTTCCGGTAGTGCTACTTCTTGACCAGCACGCCGCACGCGACGCGCGGCCCGCCGCTCACGCCCGACTTCGGCGCACCGGTCGTACCCTTGTCTTCGTTGCCGTGAATGATGATCGCGGTGCCGTCTGCATCGAAGACCGACAGCGGTCCGTCCGACAAGGTGACGCGGGTCGTCACGATCTTCATGAACCCTTGGCCGTCGGCGCCGACATCGAGGTTCGGCACGTCACCCATGTGGAACGGGTGATTGGCGTCGGGGTCGGTGTTGCTGGCCGGACCGGGATCGAAATGACCGCCGGCAGCAGCGAAGTCCGGTTCGCACTTGCCGACCGCGTGCAGGTGGACGCCGTGCTTCCCGCGCGTAAGTCCGGTCACGTTCAGAGAAAGTTCAACCATGATGCCGTTGCCCTGTGCGTGTTCCGAGAGTTCGGCAGTACCGCTGATGCCCTGTCCCTTGATCTCGGCTCTGGCGGCGACAGGACTGCCGTGACTCTGCGGCGTCTGCGCCATCGCCAGGGCGCCCGTCGCCGCAACCGCGGTCGCCACAGCAAACACTTTCAATTTCATTCGTTGCCTCCTGTTCGGATTCTATCCCGGCCCTTCACCCATGCGTAAGCTCGTCCTCTTCGACATCGACGGCACACTCGTCCTCACCGGCGGCGCCGGCCTGCGCGCGATGAACCGCGCCCTGCAGGAAGTGTTCGGGAAGGCTGAGGGCCTCGACGGCATCCCGGTGGCGGGGCGGACCGACTGGGCCATCCTTTCCGACGCCGTCAGAAAAGTCGGGCGCTCGCTGGACGGTGGCCTGCTCGCCGATCTCGAGCATCGCTATGTCACCAACCTCGCCGAGGAGATTCAGCAGCCGGGCACCGGACGTAAGGAGGTCCTCCCCGGGATTGCGGACCTCCTCGAGGAACTCGAGCGGCGTGACGACGTCTTCGTCGGGCTGGTCACGGGCAACTTCGAAGCCGGCGCCCGCGTGAAGCTTGGCTACTTCGACCTGTGGCGCTACTTCACCTGTGGCGCGTTTGGCGGCGACGCCGCAGACCGGAACGCGCTCGTGCCGTTCGCACTCGAGCGCGCCCGCGCCTGTGGCCTCCCCGACATTGCCGATGAACACATTCTCGTCATCGGCGACACGCCGCACGACGTGACGTGCGCGCACGCGGCCGGCGCGGTCGCCGTCGGAGTGGCGACGGGGTCTTCACCGGTGGAGGAGCTACGCGCCGCCGGCGCGCAGCATGTATTCGAGGACCTGGCTGATACGGCCGCGTTTCTCAGGCTGCTCGAGTAATGCGAGTGTCGTAGCCGTACAATCGTCGTACGGAAGCGAACGGGGCCCGGTGGCCCTCCCGGTCTTCAAAATCGGTCGCTGCGCGCGTTTCGCGCGCGGGCTGGGTTCGACTCCCAGGCGCTTCCGCCACGCGCGCTTCGCGCGCAACTTCCAACTTCCAACTCCCAACTCCCAACTTCCAACTTCCAACTTCCAACGCCCAAACTCCAAACTCCCAACTCAAACTGGCCGCAGTCTAGCGTGCCGCGATCGCCTTTCTAGAAGGGCAGGGCGTCGATCTTACCTCCCGGTGTCGGCGTGCGGGGCGTGAACGGGCTTGGACTCCGCGGACCCACGCTGGCGCAGGTGGATGGTCGCGACCACCATTAGCGCAAGCGAAAGGAACTCGCTCTGCCAGTTCTGAAAGGACTCGAACCAGAAGCGCGACGACACGACGTATTCCGCAAGTGAGACGGCGGCCTGGCCGTGACTGGCTTGCTCCTGGTTGTAATCAGCCAGCCCGCCGATGGCGTGCATCGCGATAGCGATAAGGAAGAGAAGTACGAAGGCCAGGCCGAGCGAGTGTTCATAGAGCTTCAAGACCCAGCCACCGCGTCGAACCGGCCAGGGTGCATCAGGCTCATCTGCGAATCGTCGGGGATCGAGATCGACGTCCTCGACGACGTCGACTCGTTTGGATTCAGCCGAACCCTTTTGGCGCAGGAAACACGTCAGCAGGACAAACGCCGCCATCTGGAGAAACTCGCTCTCCCAGTTCTCACCGGTGGCTTCCCAGAAGTGGCCCGACGTCAGGTAGACCACGAATCCGACGGCCTGTTCCCCGTGCTGGACGGAGTCGGTATTGAAGTCGAACCAGCCCGCCACTGCCTGCCCCACCATGCAGACTACAAACAAGGCCCCGAGAACGATCGACAGGCCGTTGTTGCGCCAGAACATCGCCTTTGGCAGTGGAGCAATCGTTCTGCCAATGGCCGACTCCGTGAGCTCCATTTGGAGTTTGGAGTTTGGAAGTTGGGAGTTGGAAGCTGGACGAAGTCCTAGCTTCCGACACCCAGCCGGTACGCGATGTACTTTTGCAGCTCCCACGTCACGTAACGGAAATCGCCGCGGCGCTTCCACCACTGGTCGGGGTCGACATCGTCGTACCGGCTGCCGCGTACCTGCACACCGATGCCCGTGCCCTTCAACTCCCGCTGGAATGCAAACAGGGAACGGCGCGTGTGATACGGCGAGGTCACCACGATGATGCTCGTCCAGCCGCGTTCGCGCGCGATGCGGGCGCCGGCGAGCGCCTCCTCGGCGGTGTTGTCCATGCCGTCCGGGATCGCGCTGATGACACTCGCGGGAATTCCCATCTGGACCATTGCGTCCCTGATGAGATCGGTTGCGGCTGGGTAACGGATACCGCGGGCGCGCAGTTGCACCTCGGCATCCTCGAGGTATCCGGGACTCAGAAGGATGTTCTTGCCCTTCCCCTCCCGGTATAGAGCCACGGCCTCGAGCCAGCGGTCCACTCGCGCACCGGCGAGCACGACAAGTGCGTCGGCCGGTTGGATCGGCTCGTCGACGACCAGGTAGCGTCCGGCCCTGGGGCAGGCCACGACGCCGAGAAGGACTGTTGAGACAAGGCACAACAGGACCAGTCGGGCAGCGATCGATCGTGCGCGTTGGAAGCGGGTCGTCACGTTATGAGGGGGAAGAAGAAGAGGAGAGCACGCGGCGAGGCGCAGCCCCGCCGCGGTAAAGAGGTGCGGTTAGCCTTCGATCAGGCGGACGTCGCCCGCCCGCGGTCCCTTCGCCGATTCCTCGATCACGAACTCCACGCGCTGCCCTTCGCGCAGAAGCTCGAACACGGCTCCACGAACGGCGCTGCGGTGGAAGAAGTGCTCAATTCCGCTCTCATCGCGAATGAAGCCGAAGCCCTTGTCGATCAGAAGGCGAGCGATAGTGCCGCTAGTCATACCCATGTCCTCCGTAGCGATCCCCCGGGTACATCCCAGAGGTGTTTACAAGCTGAGTTGGGGTTCGGGCCGGAGGAAGCGGCCCGCACATAAAGGAGAGGCGCCGACCTGCCGTTCTACCCCGCACTCGCGCAACCGTTTATAGTCGCGCTGAGCTTGAAAACCGGGCCAGTGTAGGGAGTTCGCCCCATGAAGTCAAGGAGAGACGGGGTGTCAGATCGCCGACTACAATCCCGAAATGGTGGCGGCAATCATCCTGGCGGCGGGCCGGTCGACCCGCATGGGTCAGTCCAAACCGTTGCTTCCGTACGGGGGCGTTTCCGGGCATACCTTCCTCTCCCGCTTGATCGAAATCGCTGAAAACGCTGGGTTTTCTGAGATTCTTGTGGTCGGGCGTCCAGGCGACGACGGGGTGCGGGCCGAGGTGACGCGTGGTAAGGCCACCTTCATCGAGAATCCCCGGGCAGAGCAGGGCCAGTTGTCCTCGCTCCAGACTGCCCTGAGCGAGCTCGAGGCCAGGCACGGTCCCGAGCTCGAGGCCGTCATGGTCATGCCGGCGGACGCGCCGCTCATCAGCAGAGCCGCGGTGGATTTGCTGCTGACGGCCGCCCGGGCCTCAAGCGCCCAGATCTTCCGCGCGACCCACGCGGGGAAGCACGGTCACCCGGTCATCTTCAAACGGGCGACCTTCCCTGAGCTTCACGCGGCGGACCCGAACGTGGGCGCGCGTGCCGTCGTTCGCGCCGACCCCAGCCGGGTTGAAGATGTCGATGTCGGCGAGGCGGGGGTCACGATCGACTTCGACACACCCGAGGAGTACCGCCGTCACTTCGGGGTGTTGCCACCGACGAGGCGGTAGACGCCAGGCGCCAGCATCGTGGCCGCACCTTCGGCCACGAGCGCGCGGTTGGCCAGGCCGGCCTCTGGACGCGACAGCCCCGTCACGCGTGCGAGCTCGCCCCGCACCGTGGTCCCGGCACCCGCGAGGAAGCACCGCGCCACCTCGCGAGTCCCCGTATCCCTGTCGATTCGGCGGCGGAGTTCGGCGGGGAAGCGCCCGACGGCGAGCGACCAGATGTACGTGAACTTCGGCTGGTAATAGACCTCGCTCGGAATCACGAGCATGGCGGCCTGCAGTTCATCGAGCGCCTTGTTGAAGATGGGCCGATCCTTGATACCTGAGTCGTCGCGCAGGTCCGAGGTGCTCATCTCCCATTCACGTCGGAGCACCCGCAGGATCGCGAGCGCGTTCTTACTCAGTCGCGCTTTCTCCTCGGCTCGGCGAACGCCCCAGATCGCGTGAAAGTACGGCACCATCCGCGGCGCGATGAACATCGTTTTGCCGCGCGCGAGCTTGGCGTAGTAGACCTTGCCGCGACGGACGATCTCATCCTTCAGGATCCAGGTGTGCGACGCCTCCTCGTCCTTCTGGACGTTGCGTGGCATGACCGCGTCGCGACGTCCACAGACGGCGACGTACAGCGAAGGGCCGGGCCGGCGGGAGTCGAGGAGGCAGGCGGCAAAGCCGACCTGCTCGATGAAGCGCTCGGCGTCGAAGGCCGTTTCGACCTGGCGCGTCGCCTCGCGCCACCAGCGGCCGTCGCGGAACTCCTCGACGTCCTCAGGGAGTTCGGGCGCCGGCGACTTCATAGCAGGGGAGAACAGAGGCGCGCCGTGGAATCGAGAAACCGGCTCGCGCTGTTTCGCGCTTCGTACTCGTCGGCCGAGAATTCGACGCAGTGTTCCATGTCGGCGGCGAAGTCGCGCTCTAGCTCGCGCGTGACATCCGGATCGTAGATCACCAGGTTCGTCTCGTAGTTGATCGAGAAGCTCCGGATGTCCATATTCGCCGAGCCGATCGAGCACACCGCCGAGTCCACGCACACGGTTTTCGAGTGGAAGTAGGCGCCCTGGTAGAGCAGGACTTTCACGCCGGCGCGCGCCATGTCGGCCGCATAGGTCATGCCCGCCCTGTAGGCCGGTGACATCTCACCGCCGCGAGGAGCGATCATCAGGCGCACGTCGATACCCGCCAGGGCCGCCGTCTTCATCACTTCCGCCAGGCTGGTGTCGAGGATCAGAAATGGTGACTGCAGGTAGACGTGGTACTCGGCGACCGCGATCATCGCGAGATACGACTGCCGGATGGCTTCCCACTTCGAGTCCGGGCCGGCGCTCACCACCTGAATCGGCAGATCGCGCGTGCTGTCCTCCACTCTCGGAAAGTGATCATCGTCGAACAGGTTCTCGCCAGTGGTGTTGTGCCACATCGTCGCGAACACCGTCTGCAGGATCGGTACGGCCTCACCTTTCACGCGGGCGTGCGTGTCGCGCCAGCCGGTGAAGCCCTTCGGTCCGGTCAAATGTTTCTCGGTCATGTTCAGGCCGCCCGAGTAGCCGATGCGTCCGTCGATCACGGCGATCTTGCGATGGTTCCGATAGCTGAGCGTGTGGAGCTGATACCAGCGCGAGAACGACTGCATCCTGACGCCTCGCCGTCGGATCGCCCACAGATAGGACCAGCTCAACATCGTCCAGCTGCCGATCGGATCGTAGAGGATCCTGACCCGAACGCCCTGCCGCACCTTTTCCGCGAGGAGGGTCGCGAGCTCCTCGGTGAAGGTGTCAGAGGCCCACTCGTAATACAGGAGGTGGATGCATCCGGTGGCGGCGCGGATGTCTTCGAGCAGGCGGGGGTACTTCTCGCTGGCGTCCTGCAGGACTTCAACTTCGTTGCCGAACGTCAACGGCGATCGCGCCGTTGCCCAGAGCATGGTGGCGATCCGGGCGTATTCACCGTGGCGCTCCGCCAGGGCGGCAAGCTTGGACGGTTGCGCCTCGAGCAGCGCAGCTGACCGGTCGGCCAGGGTCGAGCCTTCGAGCAGCGATCTCAACACCCGGGCGCGGCTGAATGCGTGACGACCGCGGCCGAACAGGGCATAGATGGCGATCCCGCCGAGCGGTACCAGGATCAGCAGGAACAGCCAGGCGAAGGTGGATTGCGGACTGCGGTTCTCGAGGATGAGGAAGACCGCGACGGCGATCGCGTAGGCGGTCACGAGCAGTGCGCCAAGCCCGACCCAGGAGATACCCGCGATGGTCTGTCCTAAGTCCATGTGATAACGAGCAGCCTGGTGTGTCTCAGGGCGGGTCCCCGCGTCGATCGCCGCTTTAAATCATATACAGAGTCAGCTGAACGCGAGCGCCGCGGAGGCTATGCGGGGAAGATCCACCGTAAAGACACACCCCACCCCGGGGAGGGTTCGGGCGTAGACCCTGCCGTGGTTCGCTTCGACGCCCCAACGGCTGAAGGCGAGGCCCAGCCCAAGGCCGGTGCGGTCCGTCCCGCGTTGCTCGAATGGGCGGAACAACTCTTCGGTGTCGGTCGTCGCAAGACCGCCGCAACGATCTTCGATCTCGATGTGGACGCGGTCAGCGCCGCCGCCGACGCGCAGGACCACCTCGCTGCCCGGCGCGGTGAACTTGAAGGCGTTGAGAAGCAGATTCATCATGACCGCCGTCAGGATCTGACGGTCCGCTTCGATCATGATGTCCGTGGCGATCGGCGTCACCGTGAGGGTAATCCCTCTGGCCGTCGCGGCGAGGACGGCATCCTGCCTGAGCGCGCCGACGAACTCGGAGAGAAGGATCTTCTCCGCCTTGTGACCGTCGGCCGCGCGCACTTCGGCCAGCGACCGGCCGATCAGTTCGCTGGCAAAGGCCAGGTTCCGTTCGAGGACGGCGCCAGTGCTGCCGGCAACCCCCACGTTGCCCGTCTTCAGCACTGCGAAGGCCAGCGTCGCCGTGTGAAGCAGGTTGCGAAGCTCGTGGGCAAGAAAACCAAGCCGTTCCCGACCGCGTGCGGTTTCCACGTCGACGGCCGACTGGCTGCCTTCGAGCCCGTACTGCGTCACCGCCACGGCGATGGCGTCATCGAGGCAGGCATTCAGCAAGCGGAAGTCATCGGCACTGATCGGCGCCTTCAGTTCCATCGCCAGCTCGGTGACCGACTGGCAGACGTCCCCGTAGTCGTGAACGACCTGGGAGACGGTGAAGCCCTGGAGACGCAGATCGTGCCCATGGCGGGTGGCCGTTCGGCTGATTTCCGGACTGGACAGTTGTCCGAGACGCAGCGCGTCGGTCAACTGGTCGAGAAAGAGCGGGACGCCGTTCGTAATTTCCGCCTGGGTCGGCGCCGGTACAGACCGCTTCCCAACCTTCGCCCTGCACCGGCGAATGATCTCGTCACGATGAAGTGCGATGAAGTGGTGGAGCATTAGTTCGGCGGAGTAGGTTGCGACGCGCGATAGGTCGCAATCCACCCCTGGCTCATGGCGTCCAGGTCGATGGGGTTCGAGCCACGGCGATTCCACACGCCCACGGCAAGGGCACCGGCGAGGGCGATCCCGAGAACAACGACAAGCATGGCGAATTGCACCAAAGCTGAAAGGTCAGGGCTGGTTTGGGAGCGAATTCAATCCCACCAGTCACTTTAGTGAGGTTGGCGGCCGGTGAAGCCGGGAACGTCAGGAAAGGACCTCAAGTATAGCTTGTCGCGCGTTTCATCGCTTCGATCGAGTGCGCCCTGAATCGAGCCTGAAGGGCGCGCGCGATCGGGTGGCCAATCAGTGCCAGCGCCGCTTGCGGCCACGACGTCGCGCGGATGCGATACATGACGTCCCCGGTTTCTGGATCGAGGAACACCTCGAACAGCTCCTCACCGGACTCGGCATGGTTGGTTAGCGTGCCATAGGCAAAGCCGAACCTGTCCTCGCCTCGCCCGCCGACGCAATACAACACTCGACAGCCGTTGAGGGACCAGAAGCCAAGGTGGCGAATCAGCACGGCGACCACGGTTCCGGCGGCGACGGGTGCACGGCGTGGATAGGTTTCAACCCAACCGAGGTCGAACTGCTTCCAGGCGAGGAGGGCGGCCCTGGCGCGCGCGAAGTCGGCCGCCCCATGGCCAACCGCGGCGAGGGCTTCATGGAATCGATGTCCGCCCATGTTGTCTCGGACGATCCCTGGCGGCCCATACGACAGCGGCAGATCTCGTGAGGCGTGAAGGAAGCGTTCGATCGCTTCCGGCCCCGGGCGTTGAAGCAGGAACATGGATCGCTCAGGCCGCGGCCGGGTTTGCCAACAGAGCTGCACGCACGAGTTCGTCGACCGAGAGGACGAAGCGGCGAACCGGTGTCACCCGAAGCGCCAGCGCCGCGGACGGCAGGAACTCCCGCACCAACGACACCAACGCAACCGTCGCCCGCTGGTTCGTGCTCTTGTCGAGCAGCCACCAGAGCAGCACGGCAAGGTGAATCAGGTAGAGGAGCCGCCCCAGCGCGGCGGTGAGCGGCCCCGTCGGTGCGTCGCTCGCTCCGGCGACGGCGCGCTCGAAAACCTCCTGGACGCGTAGTCGCGAGAACGCGGTGCCCGGAGAAAAAATCCCCTCCTCTGGATCGCCAACCAGGACCGGTGTCAAGGCGCGGAGAGCCACCTGGTGCGGCTTCAGGACGCTGAGGCTGGTGTTCAACGCGACGATGAAGCGGTCGCGCCATTTTCCGGGTGGCAGCTGCGCGGACCGCCCCGCGTACTCCGATGAGAGTTCGTCGTAGAGCGCAATGACGACGGCTTGCTTGCTCGGGAAGTAGCGATAGAGCAGGCCGGGGCTGACGCCCGCTTCTGTGGCGATATCCCGAAGGGTCGTCGCCTCGAAACCTCGTTCGGCAATCAGCCTGATTGCGGTCGCATACAGAAGATCCCTGGCGGCGGCGCCTTGCGCCGTTTGCCCCGGCGGACGGCCCCGTTTGCGCGGCGCCTTATTTTCGGTAATCATGTTCACTAATATTAAATCACAGATTGATATCCGGGTCATCTCGCAAGGAGGGCAGGCTATGAAGGTCGTCATTCCAGGAGGATCGGGACAAGTCGGAACCATCCTCGCCCGCGCACTGCATGGCGAGGGGCAGACAGTGGTTGTCCTCAGCCGTCGCCCGGCGGTTCAACCCTGGCGTGTCGTGGCGTGGGACGGGATCAGCCTCGGGCCGTGGGCAGAAGAACTTGACGGCGCCGACGTCGTCATCAACATGGCGGGCCGCAGCGTCAATTGCCGGTACAGCACTGGCAACCGGGAAGAGATCCTGCAGTCGCGTGTTTTATCCACCGGGGTGGTGGGGCAGGCCATCGCCCAGGCAACGCGACCGCCCGGAGTGTGGCTGCAGGCAAGCACCGCCACTATCTACGCGCACCGGTTCGACGGGCCGAACGATGAGTACTCGGGGATCCTTGGCGGCGCCGAGCCGAACGCGCCGAGCACATGGAGATTCAGCATTGACGTCGCGACTGCCTGGGAGAGAGCCTTCGATGAGGCGGCCACCACGCCTCGCACCCGCAAGGTTGCGTTGCGATCAGCGATGACGCTGAGCCCTGACCGCGGCGGCGTGTTCGACACCCTGCGCTGGTTGACGCGCCGCGGCCTCGGCGGCACCCACGGAGACGGCCGGCAGTTCATGTCGTGGGTCCACTACGAGGACTTCGTCGCCGCCGTCCAGTGGCTGATCTCCCGTCAGGACATTGACGGGGTCATCAACATTGCGTCGCCGAATCCACTCCCGAACGCGGAGTTCATGCGCATACTGCGGGAGGCCTGCGGCGTTCCGTTCGGATTGCCCGCGAATAGGTGGATGCTCGAGATCGGTGCCGTCTTCATGCGGACAGAAACCGAGCTCATTCTGAAGAGCCGTCGCGTCGTTCCAGCGCGACTGCTGGATCACGGCTTCAGGTTCAAGTACCTGGATTGGCGCGCCGCCGCACGCGATCTGTGCAAGGGGTAGGGGTAAGATGTAGGACTGGCTCGCATGACAGGAATGGATCGTACCCATCAAACATGACGGAGCCGCCTGAAACCGTAGGGCGGTATCAGATCGAGCGGCTCATTGCCCACGGCGGCATGGGTTCGCTCTACCTGGCCCGCGATCCAGTCATCGATCGGCCTGTCGCTATCAAGTTCCTGAAAGAGGGATTTGACGACGGGGAGGCGCGCGAACGATTTGCGCGCGAGGCGCGGGCCGCCGGCCGACTCCATCATCCCAACATCGTCACGGTCTTCGACGTCGGCGAACACCAGAATCGTCCCTTCATTGCGATGGAGTACGTCTCGGGCGAGACGCTCGCGCAGCTCGTTGAGCGGCGCGCCGTCCGCCGACTCTGGGAGAAGCTGGAGATTCTCGAGGAGCTCTGCGCCGGCCTTCACTATGCGCACGCCGCGGCGATCGTGCATCGGGACGTGAAGCCGTCCAATGTCATGCGCGACCAGTCCGGTGTGGTGAAGATCCTCGATTTCGGTATCGCGCGGGGAGCCGGAGGCGCCATCACCCAGGCGGGCGACATCGTCGGCACCCTGAACTACATGTCGCCGGAGCAACTCTCTGGAGAGGATGTCGATCACCGGACCGACATCTACTCCGTCGGCGCGGTTGCATATGAGCTCGTCACCGGCCAGATGGCGTTTCCCGGCACCGTTCAGACGGGTGTGCTGGTCAGGATTCTCAATGCGTCGCCGGTGCCGATCGAGTCGCTGGTCCCGGGAATTGATCCCGACGTTCCGGCCATCATCGATCGCGCCATTGCACGGGAGCCCTCGGCGCGATATCAGGACCTGGAAACGCTGCGCCAGGATCTGGCCGTCGTGCGAACGCGGTTGTTCGACCTTGCGCCAGAGGTTGAGGATCCAACCGACCCGAACGCAGAGACACGATTTGTTTCGCCCCGGCTCGGCTCGGGACGGCAGTTGCCGCCATCCTCGCGTGCTGGCTCGGCGCTGCGTTCCGGACCGATTTCAAACCAGGGCATCGCGCCCCCGTCTCGCAGAACGCCCGCGTTCGTCCTCATCGCGGCAGGCATAACGCTGGCGATCGCGTTGGCCGCCACGTGGATGCTGAACGGGTTCCCAGGCGGAAGCCCGCCGGCCGCCTCTGATGTCACGCCGCGACAGCCTCCGGCCGTGGCAACTCCGGGCGCAGGGGCAAAACAACCGGACGGCGTCGCCCGATCCCCGCTCGAGGAACAGCTCAACGCGGCGCGCGTCAAAGCCAGCGAGCAGATCGTTGCGGGTCACAACGAACAGGCGCTCGAGACGCTGATTCAGGGTCTCGAGCTCGATCCCAAGGATCCTGAACTCAATAGGATCCTCGACGAAATGACCGGGGCGGCGCGGCGAATTGTGAGCGACGCCAGGGCGGCCGCAACCGTTCGTGCCGCCAGCCCGAAGTCATCGGCTGCGTTTCGCCAGGGGCAGACGCGAGAGCGCGAAGCGGAGAGCCAGCTTCGGACCGGTGACCGGGTGCCGGGTATTCGTGCGGCCTGGGCGGCGGCGGCGCTCTACAACAGGTCCCCGGAAGTGGCGGGGCCGCAATCAGCCGCGGCGCCAGGCCCGGCCCCGCAGAATCGAGTGACCGGTGATGCGCACGACCGTGCATCCCCCACGGTCGGGAGTCCGCCGGTTCCGACCTCACCGTCGCCTGAATCGCTCAGCACGCTGCCGGGTCGGGCGAACAAGCCCCCGGCTCCGCTGCCGCCGCCGGCGGCACCGAAGGTGGAGCCTCCGCCGGACAAACGCGAGCCGGCACCAGACCCTCGCGCCGTCGATACAGCCGCGATCCGTGAAGCGCTGCGCGCTTACGTCCAGGCCTATCAGAGTCTCGACCCTGCGGCGGTGGGCAGGACGATGCCATCGCTTACCGCAGACCAACTGCGCGACATCGAGCGGGCTTTCGCTGGTTACCGTCGCTTAACCGTCGAGATCAAGGACGAGCGCATCAACGTCGAGGGCCAAACTGCGACGGTGACGTGCGACGTGGTGCGATCGTTTGAAACGAAGACCGGGGTCTCACAAAGCCACACCGTGCGAAGCACGTTCCATCTTCGCCGCGGCGGCTCGGGTTGGACCATCGAGCGCCTCGAGTCGCGCTGACTAGGTTCAGAACGCGTAGTCGATGCTGATGACCGGCGTGACCCGGTCTCGAAGGCCTCCATCCGTGAGATCTAACAGCAAGCTCGCCGAGACGAGGAGCGTTCGCACCGCGCGGAACCTCACACCGAGATTGCCGGTCACGAGGTGCAGGTTGCCAGGCTCCAGCTGAAATTCGCGCCGGATCACCTGACGCACTACTGGCGTCGGGGCTGACCCGCCGCCGCCCCCACCTCCGCCACCTCCGCCGCCACCACCACCGCCGGCTCCACCAGTGCCGTCGCCAGGGCCGGCCTGCACGAACTCGAACACCCGGTCGGCCTCAACCAGACGGCCGACATCTTGAATCGACCGGCCGATGACGTCGGCAATCAGGGTGAGCCGTGGGGAGACCGACACGTCGAATCCCGCCGCGTAATTCCACTCATCGTTCAGAGGCGCGTCCGAAGACGCACCCCTGGACGAAAAGGTGTACCCGCCATTGATGTGTGGCGCCAGTTTTCCAATCTCAATCGACCCGATGCCGTACACCTTGGTCTGGTAGCCACCGGTTCCAAGCAGGTTGCTCTCGTCGCCGGTCGGCGTCCGAACGTCGACGGCTGCCGCGAAACCGCCGCCTTTGCCCCGGAAGAAGTTGTACTTCGCCCGCAGCATGACATCGCCGATCCCGGTCGCGCTCGAAGAACTCGCAAACGTGCGCTCGTCGGGGTTCTCTCCGTCGAAGACATGGGTGTCGGGGTTTGCCCCTGTCGCCAGACGCTCGATCCGGGCACGAATCCCGGCGTCCATGTCGACGCTCACGAGCGGTACGGCGACACCAAGATCGAACCGGTCTGTCACCCCGTAGCTGCCGTGAAAGACCATGGTCTGCGTGGTGAGCCGGAGGGTCAACGCCGCCTCGATGATGTCCCCTTCGAAGGCCGGGGTCAGGCGGTTGCCGTTCCCGACCTCAACCCCGCTCTGCGTTGCTCCGCAACAGTCGATGTGCTCGACGTGGAAAACGATCTCGGGCTGGCGCAGATTCTTGCCTTCGAACGTGTCATAGGTGGAGCGCTGGAACCCGACGCTGAGACTGCCCCGGTTGCGACCGAGCGTCAACGCCCGTTCGGAGAACAGCGGGCCGAAACTCTCGCTGCTCCGGCTGAAGGTGCCGAGCGAGGGGTTGAAGGTATACGTGAAGCCGCCCGACGACGAGCCGATGGGGAAGGTCGCCAGCAACGACACCAGTTGCTGATTGAACTGCCGCGGCGTCTGCAGCTGGTCGATGCCCGGCTTGAAGTGGGCGGCATGGTTGGGAACGTCGGGAGTAGAGGTCGGCGTCAGGACGATCGTCCGGCCGAAAAGATTCGGCAGCACTTCCGCGACCGGAACGCGGCCCTGTCCAAACGACGCCCCCGGGGTGAGCAGGGCGACTCCAGACGCCAACACCAGGACGACGATGCCTCTACTTTTCAACACGATGCGCCTCCGGTGGCTGAGTCTTGTCGAACCCCGCGGCGATGTCAATTGACTCAACGGCATCAGCGCAGCACCGTTGCCAGCCGAAACTGATGCTATCCTCCGACTCGCCTATGAGCATCCGCCTTCGTCTTACCGTCATGAACTTCATGCAGTTTTTTGTGTGGGGGGCATGGCTCATCTCACTTGGCGGCTACCTGATCGTCACGCTCGGGTTCACCGGCGGGCAGGTCGGCAGCATTTACGCGACGATGGGCCTCGGCGCACTCTTCATGCCCGGGATCACCGGCATTATCGCGGACCGCTGGATGAACGCCGAGCGCGTCAACGGCATCTGCCATCTGGTCGCCGGCGGCCTGCTGCTCTGGGCCTCGACGGTCAAGGATTTCGAAACGCTGTACTGGATCATGCTGCTCAACGCCATGGTCTACATGCCGACCATCGCGCTCAACAACACCGTGTCGTACAAGGTGCTGGAGCAGAGCGGCTTGAACGTCGTCCGCTACTTCCCGCCGATCCGCGTGTGGGGAACGATCGGATTCATCGCGGCGATGTGGATGGTGGACCTTGCCGGCTGGACCAAGAGTGCCTTTCAGCTCCAGCTAAGCGCGGCGGGGTCGCTCTTCCTTGGTATCTACTCGTTCACGATGCCGCCCTGTCCGCCGGCCGTCACCACCGGTAGCCGCACTCTCGTGGCGGCGCTCGGGCTGGACGCCTTTGTCCTGTTCCGCCGGCGGCAGATGCTCGTGTTTTTCGTGTTCGCGGTCCTGCTGGGCGCGGCGCTGCAGATCACGAACGCGTTTGGGGGCGCGTTCCTGGACGACTTCAAGACCGCGTATCCAGGCACCTTCGGCGTCGAGCATCCCAACCTGCTGTTGTCTATTTCGCAGATCTCGGAAACGCTCTTCATCCTCGCGATTCCGTTTTTCCTGCAGCGCTATGGCATCAAGAAGGTGATGCTGATCAGCATCTTTGCCTGGGTTCTGCGATTCGGGCTGTTTGCGGTCGGTGATCCCGGCGGCCGGCTCTGGATGCTGGTGCTGTCGATGATCGTCTACGGGATGGCGTTCGACTTTTTCAACATTTCCGGCTCGCTGTTCGTGGATCGGGAATCAGAGCCCACCATTCGCGCCAGTGCGCAGGGACTCTTCATGATGATGACCAACGGCGTCGGCGCCTTTGTCGGTGCGACCGCAAGCGGGTGGGTCGTCGATCAGTTCACCGTTGATGGCATCAAGGACTGGCACAGCATCTGGCTGACGTTCGCGGGCTACGCGCTGGTGCTGGGCGTCGTGTTTCCACTGGTCTTCAAGCACCGCCACGATCCGGACGGTCGGCGCGAACTGGCCCACTGAGGAGTTGCCGCCATGAGCGACGTCGACACGGCCGTCGGCTCGGTGATTACGCTCGCCGAACTCAAAGGGCTGGGCGAATTCGTCCGCTGGCAGGACCTCGACAGGCGCGTTGCTGAACTCACTGCGGCGGGCCGGCTCCCGAACGGTTATCCGATCGTGCCCTCCCGGCTGCCTGGCGACGTCATCGACTTGTGCATAGGCGAGCGCTGGAGGCAGGTCAGATTCGTCAAGATGGAGGGCGCTCGATCCTCTGGTGACCTGCGAGTGGTCTACGAGGACAGCGGGGCCGAAAAGAGCACTCGATACGACCGGTACGACGTCGCCCCGGCCGGCCATTTCACTGAATGGGATGGACCTCGTCCACAGACAGCTGCGGATGCGACCCTGCTGCCCGAATTCGAACTGGCACAGCAAGGTCACGTCATCCACTCGCAGTCCTTGCAGGTGGACGAGTGGCCCTATCTGACCTTCCGGGTCGAGTCATTTCACCCTAAGGCGCGATGGGTAGACCGGGAAGATATGTGGGGCGCCTCCTATACGGTTCACGCGGCGGACCCGCGAGTACGAGTCGAAGGCGTGGTGCCGTGTGAGCCCTGGTTCAACACCACGATCGCGGTGTCACATCGATGGCTCAGCCCCGATCATCCCGACCCGGACGGCGCTCAGCTACGTGAGCTGCTCGCGCTCGCCGACAGGCTGGGTCTGCACGACAACCAGGCCCTCCTCATCGACTATTGTTCGCTGCCGCAGCAGCCGCGGAGCCAGGAACAGGCGACCTGGTTCAGCGAACAACTGCCAGGATTCCAGGAGCAGTTCAAATATGTCACGCTCGTTCTGAATACGGGGTCAGCAGACTACTCGACGCGGGCGTGGTGCATGTTCGAGCTGATGCTGGCAGCGATGAGCCGGGCGGAGCGGCCGACACTCCTCAACCACGACCAGCTCGACCTCCCGCTCCGCGGCGCCAGGGAGCTCGCGGCAAACTACGTGAAGGAGGCCGGGTGGAACCAGGACGGCATGATGAAGGCCTTTCGACATGGTTTGACGAATGCGACGTTCGCGCAGTGGGCAAAGGACCCTATGAACGTTGCCCTCTACAACGCATCAATCGACAAGCGGCGCGCCATCATCGAGAAGTTCGAGAACGAACTTGCGGTCACTGATCCGAACGACAGGCCGCTGATCATCGACCTGATCGAGAAGCTCACGGCTTAGAAGCCGTCGTTGCCCTTATCAGCCGGCCTTCATGGCGGCGACAACAGTGCGGCGAAAAACGGGTTCAACATCCGACCCTCGGGATCGACGCTCCTGATCCAGGCCGAAAACTCGCCCCAGCGGCCCCCGAACGCCGCCTCGACGTGCTTGCGCTTGACGAAGGGGCTCTGGTTCAGGAGTGGGATGCCATTGCGCTCGAACGCGAACTCGTTGAACCGCTCCAGGAAGTGATGCCACTTCACATCGTCGGTGCTGGCGTGGATGGGATCGATCGAAAAGACCTCGCCCTCGTGGGAGTACGACAGCAGCGCCGCCGTATCCTTGCGGATGTAGTACGAGCCGAGCGGCATGTTGCAGCGAAACCCGGTCGAGCGGAAGTGCTCGTCGGCGAAATCAAGATAGGCGCGATAGGTGTCGAGCCACTCCCGGCGCGGAAATGCCCAGAACGTAAAGGCGTACCGGGCTGACTGCGGCGTCTTGCTGTAGTCGATCATCTTATCGGGGGCAAGCAGCGTGATCCCGCCGAACAGGCGCAGCGTGCTGTACAGCAGCCGGCTGATGTCCATCCTGTTGTCCTGCACGGCGTTGCGGAGACGATCATCGGAAATGAACTGATCGATGAAGTGGGCGCCGTGAGCACCGGTGTGATTCCAGAGCCGCCGTCGCGCGGCGGCGAACAGCGAGGCGAGAAGGCGCGGCTCCTCGATGCGTTCCCGTCGCTGGAACACCGCGGTCCGGCCGACGGTCCAGCAGACGAGGCCTTCGCAGGTATCGAGCAAATCGTCGACCTCGGCCTGTGTCAGCTCCTCGACCGGCCGGGGCAGGTAGGTGAAATGAATCGCCTCGAGCGCTTTGACACGGAACGTGACCTCGTACGCGACCCCCGCGAGGCCATAGCTGGTGCGGAACTTGCGCAGCAACTCGGGGTCGCTGCTGTCGGACGCCTCGGCGAGCTCGCCGGTCGGCGTCACCCACTTGACGCGCGTGACGTAGCTGCCGACCTGGCCGAACTCGATGCCGTCCAACGCGTCCTTGGTGTGGCAGGTCGCGGCGGACCCCAGCGTCATGTTGCCGATCTCGATGTTGGTCATGAACTGCAGGTCGCGCTCGCGCAGCGCATCTGAGGCGTCGACCATTTGCAGTCCGGCCTGTGCCGTAAATGTCTTGTTCGCCTCGTCGATTTCGATGACCCGGTTCATGCCCTTCATGTCGATGATCGTGCCGTCGGTCGCGACACAGGGCGTCAAGGAGTGGCAGCTTCCCATGGCCCGAACCGGGCTCGGAAATCGCGCCGGGTTGCGCAAGACCTCCTGAATTTCCTGAACGGTCGTAGGCCGCACTACCTGTTGCGGCGTCATCTTGATACTGCCGTCGTAATTGACAATCGTGTTTGGCATGCGATCTCCTCGGTCGACTCACCCCTTGATCTGGAGCTCGATGAACAGGTCGTTGATTACCGGTTTGACGCCGGCGCGCTTCCACGCCGCTTTGGCAGGATTCACGGTGGGGTCGCACTCGGCCGGATTGACGTCGTCCATCTGGAGGACGCGGTTCTCCGTCCGCTCGGCGATCCGCTTGAAGAGGTTCCGGGCCGGCATCTTCCAGCCGTTCGTCTTCTTGATGTTGCCGTCCTGCTTGTGAACGGGAATCAGCGCGACCAGGTCACGACTGCTCATCTTCTCGAAAGCGTCGACCAGGGTGGCGTTGTGGCTGGCGTGGTGGCCTACCTTGTAGAAGACCGTTCGAGCCAGCAGTGCGTCTGTGGAAACGTCGTTATCCTGCCATTCCACGTCCGGCCAGCTGGCCCAGTTGCCGCTCTGCGCGTCGGCGACAAACAGCAGAACCTTGCCGCTCTCGACCAGCTCGAACGCGAGCACCAGGCTCGAGTTGTTGGTGAACTTGTCCATGAAGAGCGCAAGCGCTTCACCAACCTGCATCCAGTCCTCATCGATCGTGCGCCACCGGTCGGTGCGCCGGCGGTAGCGCGCGTTGACCGAGCTCAGCGCCGCGGATCCTTTGTCCGGATTGATGCGTTTGTACTGATCGTTGAACGGGTAATGCTCGTCGCTGCGGGAGGTGCCGCTCTCTGCCCGCATAGCCGCGTCAAGGAAGCGCGTTGCCATGAGGTTGGCCGACACCATCGCGTGATCGTAGCTTTCCCCCTGTCGCGGATCCTTGCGAAAGAGCTGCTCTTTAGCGCGCGGCGGCCCAAGCACGTGCACTCGCACGGCGCCGGCCGGGAGGTTGGGCAGGTTCAGGCTGCGGCCGGGTCTCAAGTACAGCGGTGTGCTCACCCCCAGCTTCTTGAGGACCTTGACGGCGTTGGCCGGGATCTCGGGCGGTGTCACGTCGTCGGCCGCGCCAAGAAATCCAAGGACATCGTTCAGCGTCCCAACCGTCCGAGCGAGCTGGCCGTCGCGGCGCGTCGAGCGCAGTTTTCGCGTCAACGTCCGGCGCGCGGCCGTCAGCTGCAGGAGCAGGTTGTTGTAGTCCTCGCCGATCTCCCTGGCTTGCGGGTCGCTCGGGTCGTCGAGCCACGACAACCACACCTGCGACACACCGATTGCTTTGAAAGCATCCTCGCAGTGGATGAATCCGCTCACGTGGTCGTTGTGCTGATGGGTGCCGACAATCACGTCCAGCGGCGTTCCGTTGGTCTCCGTCGCGATCGATGCGACGATCTTCTCAAGTCGCTGGATCGAGGCTCCGCCGTTGCGGAATGACCCGCAGTCGATGAGGACCCGGGACGTCTGACCGCCTGACGCAAAAGTCAGGAGAAAGCAGTCCCCGAGCTCGTTGAGCCGGTACATCCGTATGGTCGCCGTGACCTGTTCGCTCATACGGTCATACCTCGGACTGATGCAGAAGGTTGAATTGGAGGCGCGCCGGCCGCTGGTCGTCGGCGTACGGAGACACGGCCAGGGGCGTTCCCGTGTCGCCGTTCATGTAGGCGACCTGCTCCTGGTACCGGTTGAAGCTCTTGATGTTGTTCACGATCACGTACTCGACACGATTCAGGTCGCCAAAACTGAGGATCAGCGAGCACCCACCCCGGAACACCATCGGCCGCACGTCGTCGTCGGAGCCGAGGTTGGTGTCGACGCGCTGTGTCAGCGTGACCACGACCTGCTCGACCTGCCGTCCTTCGCGGCCGGCGCGGAACGCCGGACGCACGGTGTGGACTTCGATGGGAGGAATGTAGCCGTCCGGGTCGGCGCCGTTTGTGAGGAACTTGACGCCCGCGCCCTGCCGGCCGAACAGATCGGCAACCGGACGCGACGTCAACCCGAGCTTGCTGAGGAACCGCTCCCAGTCGGCCGGACGCAGCATCTGTTGCTTGCCGACCAGCATGTCGTGAAGCTTCGCCTGAGCGCGCTCAGAGAACTGGGCGAGCTGCTTCCGATCAGCCGTCTCGACCAGGTCCCGGATGTCGTTCTTCAGATGGTTGGCGATGAGATCGAGAGCCTTCTCCTCGCTTTTGGTGAACCCAGGCGCCTGCCACAGCAGGCTCTCGACCGACAGCGTGTTGACGCGATCCGGAAAGATCCCGCGCGCCCGGAAGGCCTCGATCAGCGCAACCCGGTAGCCGTTCTCATCCTCGGGCGCGATGTCGATGTCGGCGGTAATGAGAGCGCGCAGATAGCTGCCGAAGGTAATGTCGTTGGGTGGCGAGTAGTCGAGGGCACGAATGCAGATGTGCAGCAGGTGCTCGGCGATGTCGGCCGCTTCACTCGCGAGCCGTCCGACCAGGTCGCGGCTGATGTTGCCCTTGGGGAGCACGCCGGTGCCGTTGGTGGCGATCCGCAACAGATCGCGCGTGCGAAACGCATAGATGCGCTGGAAGGCATCGAAGATCGTCGCGACCAGTACGGCGCCGCGATCGTGCGGCTCGATGGCGTTGGCGTAGTCTGCCGGCGAAGGTGCCAGCGGCCGCCAGTATCCTTCATCATCCTCGCGGCCAATCATGTTGCGGAGGGCGCCGCGGTTGCCGCGCAGGGCCTCGCCGAACTGCGTCGCCAGCTCGCCGAGCACGAATGTCTGCTGATCCATCCTGCCGCCGGCGGCGTAGAGGCGATCCTCGACCAGCGCCCTGAACGTAAAGCGCTGGAGCAGCGCCACGATGTCGGCGAAGCCTTCGTGGAACGCGGGCACATCGGGATTCGTGTCTTCGATGTAGCGATGGTGAATGGAATCCAGGATCGCATGCGTCACTTCGTGCGCGACGATGTCCGGACTCAGGCAGGTAAAGACCAGCCCACCGGGATAGTTCAGGCCGTAGTACTGGTCCGCGGCGGCGAAATAGCCGAACAGCAGCGCTGTCTTGTCCGGGTCGTAATACGCATTCGCATCGCGGAGAGCATGCGGATAGATCCGCAACTGCTGGACGTATTCGCGTTGGATCTGAACCCGGCCGCGAGCCGACGTCGTCTCAATGCGACGTGGATTCCAAACGATTTTGCGGCCCAGTGCCGTCTCGAAGTGGCGAATCGTTTTCATCGCCACCGCGTAGACGAACTGCTGATGAAACTGCGGGTTGCCCTCGCTCGGCGTCAGCCCCTGCTGCGAGGCGACCGCCTCGTGCGACAGGTCGACCGGTTCGTACCAGCATCCGCTCGGCGGGTCGAAGTCAACGATCTCCAGGTATTCACCACACGGCCCAGGTTGGACCTCCTCGAACGGCACCCGGTAGAGCACCTCGTTGACGCCGGCCGTATCGAGCTTGGTCGAGAACCCGGGATCGAGCGAGTAGCCGCGCAGGTGACGGTAGACCGGTGGCTTCATGCATGTCCTTGCCTTGTCGTGAGTGAAATCGCAAAAGAACTGTCAGCGTTCGCTGAAAGGTTCCGCTCGCGCAAATACGTGATCGGGCGATCGGCCTCGTCTGACGTCAACCTGGATCGGCTTGCCAACAACCGGGTTGAGCCGCGGCGCTGCCGCTGCGGGGATCAGGACGCGCAAGGTCCGACCTTCGTCGCCTTTGAGCAGATTCCTGTACGCGGTGCCGCGTTCGCGAGCGATGTCGCTGATGCTCTCGACTCGGACCATCAACGTCCCCGCCCCTTCAGGCTCCGCAGGCGGCTCCCACGCTTCGATTCGCCCCACCACGCGGGCCCAGTTCTCGACGATCTGTGTCATTGCTCGGCGGGCCTAGCGGCGCTTGCTCCGCTTTGCCACCGTCCGGCGGGGAGCCCGTGACGCACACTTCACCTGGAATGCCGCCTTGATCTTGGTGCCAGTCTTCTTGATGTTGGTGATCGCGACACACGTATCCAGGCCGGCGTAGGACTTCGAGTGCGGACTGGAATTCTTGTCGAACGTTGAATTGGCTCCGCGGCCGGGATACGGATCCCCGTCGTCGCCGCGGTTCAAGGCGTTGTGCAAGTGGTCCTGGTTGTCTGCCTCCATGAGTTTGACTTGCGGATGATCCTCGTTGTCGTTGCCATCAACGGCATCGTCGATGTGATAGACGAGCAGCCCTTCTCCAGGCAGCTTGCGGTCGTAGCCTGTTCTTCGTCGGTGTTCCACGAGGAAGTGTTCGTCGCTGGCCGCACCGCTCTTCCAGAGCCTCACCACACTCTTGCTGGCCTTGACATCCTCAACCGTGAGATTCGCATTGGCGGTGCGGTTGATCACGGACACCCAACCCTGGCCGACCTTGCACCATGCCGACGGATGCGCAGGGATATCCCCGCTGCCATTCCAGCTCCCGCCCGCCATCAGGCACCAGTTCCCGAGGCCCTCACTCGACTCATCCGTGTCGTACAGGTCGGGCCAGCCGAAGACCAGGTGACCCAGCTCGTGCGCGCACACACCGATGCGGCAATCCTCCGGCACGGTGAGGTAACCGAAGATCTTTGTTCCATCGGCGTTGAACGCGCCGTCGGGCAAGACCCATTTGTGGGACCAGATGTGGTTGGCGTCGCCGCTCTCCTCCGCGCCTTCGCCCGCATGAATGACGATGAAGGCGTCGACAAACCCGTTGCCGTCGTTGTCGAAGGGCGCAAAGTCAACGAGCGGGTTGGCGAGCTGCGCCGCGTCGCGCGCCATCGTCCGCGCGTTCGGGAGCGGATTATCCACGCCGGATCCGCCACCGGCGTAAGTGGTCAGGGTTCGTGGCAGGCGAAGTGGGCCCACGATCTCGCCAGTCAACTTGATGAGGTTGGAACTGACTTCGGTGAAGTATTCGCGCACGCTGCCGGTGGGGACCACGCCCTCTGAAAAGAAGAGCTCGCGGAAGTGTTCGATCGATTGCGTCATGGGCGCGTCTGGAAAATCGACCAGTACGACGATGACGCGAACGTCTCCTCTGAGCGGCGCGCGCTCGGCCGCGGCGCGCCGCACCCCCCGGACCCCGGTGCCGAGCGGAAACTCCGTTCCAGGAATGATCAACCCGTCGTTGAACCCCGGACGATTCTGCGAGCGGATGGCCAGCCGGCGTCCGGCCGCCAGGCCAGCATCGGACGCCCGCCTCAGCCGTTCCCGGATTCGCGCGCGCAATTGCGGCGCGGGCGCGACGAGGCAACGTTCGTTGTAGGAAAGAGCGACCTTTCGATGGACCGGCGCCATAGTGCCTCCAGCTCTTCATCTGGCCTGCTGACAATCATCAGCGCGCTGCATGTCACGACATCTGCCGCTGCCGACAGCGCGATTATCGTTGCGTCGCGGCAACTGTCAAGCCCTGGATCCAGGGTGGCATCCGAAAAAAACTGCTCGATCTCCTGAGCCAAAGCTCGCGCATTGTGCGCCACGTACTGGTGACCGTCGTCGGTGCGGCCGGTCCTGGTTCCGAATGGGCCCTTGGAGGAGACGACAATGCTCGAGAGATTCACGATCAAGATGGTTGGCCGGTGCCTATGGATGACTGGCCTGGCGCTGGTGCTCGCGACAGGAACGGCGCGCGCGCAACTGCCGTTCATGTTCGTCGATGACGCCAGCGTGTTCGAAGGTAATGCCGGCTCGACCATCCTTCGACTGCCGGTTCGCTTCGTCGGGACTCAGAGCGAGACAGTCACTGGCGTGGTGTCCGCCATCGCCATGTCGGGCGCCGGCTTCAATTCCCCGGTAGCAGGATCGTCTTGCACGGGTGGCGTGGACTTCATCCCTTTCAGCGACGTTCCCTTCTCCATTCCGGCCAATACACCGAATGGAACTCAGAGCGTCAACGTGACGGTGTGCAGTAATGCGACGATAGAACTCGACGAGCACATTTTCGTATCCATCACCATCCAGGGCGGTGCGAACTGCTCGCTCGAAGGGGCGTGCAGTGCCGTCGGCACGATCGTCAACGATGACGGCCCACCGGCCATTCGAATCAGCAACACCTCGGTGTCGACGTTGCCGGGGGCCAGCGGCTCCGCGAACTTCACCGTCAGCCTGCACCATCCGTTCTCCTCACCCGTGTCGGTCAATTTTGTCACCCGCGACGGCACGGCGAAGGCGACGACGACCACACGCCCGGGCTCCTACTCCGCGAGGTCTGGCACACTCACCATTCCGGCCAACGCGCCCGCCGGGACCATCTCCGTCCCGATCTCTGGCCTGGGAGGCGGAACCTTCTCCGTAGACTTGTCGAGCCCTGTCAATGGCACGATTCTGGTCGGAACGGCGCAGGCCACCATCAGGATCATCACGTTGACCATCGGCAGCTTCGCGGTGGATCCGGACGCAGCCCGCGTCTCGGTTGGGGACAGGGTGGACTACTCGCTGACATGGACGGTGCCTGCTGATCAGGTCTGGCGCAGTCTCGAGACGCTCGATTTCCGGCTGCGATGGGGGAACCACACGGCGCTCTGGCTCCGCTGGAATGAAGTCGGTGACACGTTCAGGTTGTGCGACGGCCAGGACTCATGCGGCCCGGAACTCGCCGCCGGGAGTGCCGACGTGCTCGAAACGCCATACGGCCGCCTGTATCTCGCCGATACCCGGGTCGTGGGAAGCGGACCCACCGGACAGAGCGTGACCCTGCACTTGTCGCTCGAGTTCCTGGGCGAGGCCGCGGGTCATCAATTCCGCGTCGAACTGGCTGCGACCGATGATCTGGGGCGGGCGGATGATTTCGAGGAGGCGACAACCGTTCATGTGTGGCCGGTGAACAAGCGCTGATTGAAGGTCTCTCTATGCAGTGTGCGGCGGGGGTTTATCCCCCGCCTCACGAACCCTACTCGTTACCCCAGGAGTAGAATCGGCGGCAATGAAGATCGTTCGACGTATCGCGGTCGCGGCGGCCCTGGCGGCACTCGCACTCATCTCTGTCCGCGCTCAGCCGCAGCCTGTGCTACAGCCGCAGCAGCGGAGCGTCATCGTGATTACGATCGACGGACTCCGCTGGCAGGAGTTCTTTGGTGGCGCCGATCCCGACTATTTCAAGCGCGACAAATCCGGCAGCGGCGGCGAGCCGGAGCGACGGTTCGGGCGCGCGGACGGCGGAGCTCGCCGCACCGCGCTCATGCCGTTCATGTGGAACACGATCGCGGCGCGTGGACAGATCTTCGGCGACCACGACGCGGCCAGCGATTCGCGTCTCACGAACGGCCTCTGGTTCTCGTATCCCGGCTACAACGAGATGTTCGCCGGACGCGCCGATCCGAGGATCGACACCAATGACAAGATCCCCAATCCGAACGTTACCGTGCTCGAGTGGCTGAACCGTCGTCCCGGATTCGAAGGCCGGGTCGCGGCCTTTGGGTCATGGGACGTGCTGCCCTCGATCGTGAACGTGGAACGCAGTGGGATCACCGTCGGCAGCGGATGGAAGCCGGTGCCGGCGCCGGCGACGGACCGCGACAATGGCATCAACGAACTCGCCGCAGACCTGCCCCGCCTATGGGAATATGGTCCGCCCGACGCACCGATCGTGTACGCCGCCCTCGAACACCTGCGCACCCGCCGCCCCCGCGTGCTCTACGTCATGCTGGGAGAAGGCGACGAATGGGCCCATGAGGGGCGCTACGATCTCTATCTCGACGCCGCGCAACGCGCCGATCGGTTCATCGAGCGGATCTGGAACGTGGCGCAGTCGATGCCGGAATACCGGGACCAGACGACATTGCTGGTGACAACGGATCACGGCCGGGGCGCCACGACCAAAGACTGGACCGATCACGGACGCGAGGTGCCGGCGGCGGAGCGCACGTGGATAGCGCTGCTCGGCCCTGGTGTGCCGCCGTTGGGCATCAGGCACGAGGTCAAAGTCACCACCGCGCAGATCGCGGCGACGATTGCCCAAATGGTCGGAGAGGACTTCCGCGCCGCTACCCCTGCAGCGGCGCCGCCGCTCCGGTTGGAACGGTAGTCGCACCGCCTCGACATCGGCCTCCCCGTCCGGCGCCACCGCGGCGTCCGCCTGCCAGATCTTGTTTCTTGGACCGAGTGTCCACAATCGATGAATCGGTGCAAGAAACAAGATCTGACCCCCCATTTGTCGAACCTGCACGGACTGTTCGACAAGGTAGCAGGAGGCCAGATGCAGATGAACAGCCGGCACGTCGAATACCCAGGAATGGTCGTTGAACGGGTCGCGAACTCCAGGCCCGCGGTCTGGACGGGACGCATACTCAGCGGGATCGCGGCTGCCGCCCTTCTCGCCGACAGCAGTGGAAAACTTCTCCAGGTGCAGCCGGTGATCGACGCCACGATCGCGCTCGGTTATCCTCGCCCCATCGTGTTCACTCTTGGCGTCATTCTATTTATCGCCGTGGTCGCGTACCTTGCGCCGCGGACATCGGTGTTGGGTGGACTGTTGCTGACCGCGTATCTCGGTGGCGCCGTCGCCAGCCAGGTGCGGGTCGAAGCGCCGCTCTTCACACACGTCCTCGTTCCGGTGTATCTCGCCGCATTCGCGTGGGGCGGGTTGGTCCTTCGGGACGAACGGCTCCGCGTCTTCCTGCCTTTCAGGAGCGCGCAATGACCAAACACATCGCGTCGGAGGACGGAACGAGGATCGCCTACGAATCCAGTGGCAATGGGCCGCTTCTGATCCTGCTGGACGGCGCCCTGTGCAGCCGTGGTTTCGGACCGGGCGAGAAGTTCGCCCGGCTGCTCGAGAAGGACTTCACCGTCTACAGGTACGACCGGCGCGGACGTGGTGAGAGCGGCGACACACAGCCTTATGTTCCGTCAAAAGAGGTTGAGGACCTGGCGGCGCTCATCCAGCACTCAGGTGGTTCCGCGATCCTGCTCGGGCTCTCGTCGGGTGCCGCGCTGGCGCTACACGCCGCCGCCGCCGGACTGCCGATCGATCGAGTGTTGGCCTACGAGCCGCCTTACGTCCAGGAACAGAATGCGGGCGGCGTCGACCCTGGTCACGAAAGCCATCTTCGTCAGCTGGTCGCGAACGGCAACCGGGGCGGAGCGGTCACCTACTTCATGCGTGACATGGTGGGCGCTCCGGCATTCGTCCCGATCATGATGCGTCTCTTCTTCTGGATGTGGCCGAAGCTCGTGGCGGTCGCCCATACGCTGCCGTACGACGCCGCGGTGATGACCGGCTTCCGTGTTCCGCGCTCGCGCTTCGCGACGATTACGACACCGGTGCTCGTGATGAACGGAGCGAAGACGGATGCGCGGCTGAAAGCTGCGGCGGGCGCGGTCGCCGAGGCAATCCCCGGGGCACACCGCGTCGAAGTCGAAGGGCAGACCCACAACGTGAAGCCGGCGGCGCTCATCTCCGCGGCGGGCACGTTCCTCGCGGGTGCGAAGGCGGGTCGCTGATCGTGCGCTACATCATCATGCACAAGACCAACCCGCACTGGGAATCGGGCGCGGTCCCCGACGCTGCCCTGATCGCGCGAGTGGGAGCGTGGATCGGCCAAGTCGTGAATGCCGGCTGCTTTCTCGCCGGAGAAGGGCTGGCGCCGAGCTCGCACGGCGTGCGGGTCCGCTTCGCTGGAGGGGAGCGGACCATCCTGCCTGGCCCGTTCGAACAAGGCGAGGAACTCCCGGCCGCCTTCACGATCCTTCGCGTCACGTCTCTCGATGCGGCGATCGAGTGGGCCGCCCGGCATGCAGAGATCTCTGGTGACGTAGAGATCGACATCCGGCCCGTCAACGAGCCGTGGGACATTGGTATCGGGTCGCCTCCCGAGGGCGATCCCGCCAGGCGCTACATGGTGCTGAGTAAAGCGACACCGGCAACTGAGAGCGGTGAGTCTCCCTCACACGAGACCCGCTCGCGCTTGTCACGTCTCATCGCGGACGCGACGCGTAGCGGTGTGCATTTGGTCAGCGAGAGGATGCAGCCGAGCCGTCGCGGCCGGCGCTACGCCAACACGAAGGAGGGCAAGACCTTCTATGACGGACCCTTCGCTGAATCGAAGGAATTGATCGGCGGTTACGTCATCGTCACGGCAGATTCCCTCGAGGGCGCGTGCAGGTGGGCTCCGTCCTACATGGATGTGGTCGACGCCGACGAGGTGGACGTCAGGGCCCTGGAGTAAAGGAGTCACACCCCCCCAGGTCTCCGCTGCGCAATACGTTGCGGGTCTGCCAACAGCGGAGTAAACTGCCGATCCTCAACGACCTTCGTTGCCGAGCCTGGGCCGGGTTCCTGACTTAAACCGTCGCGGCAGGGTAGAGCGTCATGTTGGGATTTCTTGCGCGTCCTGCGTCCTGCGTGTGGCTGGGGCTGCTGCTCACACCATCCATCCCTCACGCGCAGGAGCCGAAGGGGACTGGTGCAGCGGGTACACCGCTGTGGGGCGAGATGGTGCTTCCCGGCGGCGGGCCGTCGCTTCTCGAGAGCGCCACTTTCCAGGGGGCAGCCGACGAATGGCGGACCCTGCCGGTTCTGATCGAGTTGTCCTTTGGCGCGCCTGACGGCCTCCGCTACACGCGAAACGTCGCGGCCTATGCCGCCACGCTCCAGCGCTTCCGCCGTCAGGCCGCATCGATTGCGCCGGATGGCGTGCTGAGCCTCAGCATGCCGGCCGCCGACAAGCGGCGCCCCGAGTTCGAAGCTTTCCTGGAAACCCTCGGGCTCTCGTTCGACCGGCGGCGGCGTCAGGTCAAGTTGCGGACCACGGCCGACGAGCTGGCGCGGGCCGCCACACTGAAGAAAGCTGGCGTTCCACTGGACGGGATCGTCGAACGCCTCAATGGCGGGGCGAGCGTTACCGTGAATACCAGCGACACGGTGGTGCCCTTGCCGCTCGGCGAGGGATTCTGGAAAGGCCGCTTCGATCCGGCACCTCCACCTGCCGACCTACTCTGGGCGATCCTGGCGAGCCGCGAGATGTCGTCGCTCTACTACGGACTGCTCTCGCTGGACGACACGACGCTGGCCGGAGTCGCGGCTGATCCGAAGCTGGCGACCGCGCTCATCCGTCGAGCGGCGGCCTTGCCGACCGTCGCTGCCGCGCTGCGCATCGAGGGCGGACGGATCGTTCCCGCTGGAGGACCGGCGGCCGGCGTTCTCTGGGAGAGCCTGGTCGGGAAGCCGCTTACGGAGCCCGCCGATTTCGTCAACGACCTGCTTGGCGTCGATGCCGGCGGCCTCGCCTACTTCTACAGCATCGTCGCCGTGATGCCCGAAGGAGCGCGGACGTTCCTGCTCGGTGGACCGGACCCCGACGCCGGCTCTCGCCGCGAGCGCTTCCGCGATCTCTATGCCACCTTCCGGGGTGCCCTCGGGAAATGGCGTCCTGATGCATTGGTGCCGCCCCCGGCGCGGGGTCCGGGTGACGTGCTCCTCGCCCTGGCGGCGCGCCCGGACGGGACGCTCACCGGTCCACCGTGGCGCGACTTCTGGCGCAAGGCGTTCGAGAGCGCCGACTGGCCGACCGACCCCGCGCGCATTCTGGGGAACGTAGATACCCGGCGGCTGATGGAACCCGCCGAGGTCCTGGCGGCGATTTGCCCCGACGTCTGCCGGGAGGATCGACTGGGCGCGTTCGCCCTCGTCCAGCGCGAGTTCCCGGATCCGACGCTCCAAACCGCGCCGCTGCTGCTCGCCGTGGCCCGAACGCGACTGCGGTATCCGGCGCTGGCCTTGACGGTAGAGCGCATGCATCTGGCCGATGCCACCGCTTACAACGTGTTGGGCAGGCTGGCGTCCGGGATGGAACAACTCCCGCAACCCGCGCAGGCGATCACCGTCGTCCAGTTCCAGGCGGCGCTCGCGCTCCTCGTCCGATTGCGGATCACTGGCGTCAGCGCGACGGCGATCGGTGAACACATTGCGGCGCTGGCTTCGCTACCGTGCACCGGCGGGTTCAATGGCGCTCTCGTCCGCTGGCTCACGACCAGCGTCATGGTGACGGCCGAAGGGCAGGATGCGGATGACGTCGCGATCCGCGCGCTGGCGGGGCCGGCGCAAAACCAGGAGTCGCCGGTCGTCGAGTGGGAGGGCTTGCCCTATCGTATCGATCCGGCCGCCACCGAGGAGGCACGGATCCGGGCCGTCCGCCAAAAGTTCACTAGCAACTCACTGGCGACGGCCATGGACCTGCTGCGCATCGCCGACAGCCTCGCCGAGGCGGTCGCGGCCGGTCGGCTCGACGCGCTGATGCAGTCGCTTGACGCGATCGTGGCGCAGTCTACCGATGTGGGCCCGGTGTGGTGGACGGGCGTGTCCTTCACCGGCCAGACGTTGCGGGACCTGCCACGGGACACGGCCAGTGCGTTGCGCGACGTTCGCCCCAATGACCGTCGCCGGACCGAACGGTCGATGCAGGCTGTGTTGTCCGCGGCGGATGTCGTCGCGGCCGATGCGCTCGTGAGCCTGGTCTACGCCGTCGCGATCGAGGATCCCGAGAGTCCGCTCGCGCTCAGTGCCACGCTGCCGCGCCGCCACGAGCTGTACGGGGTCGGTCTCGCGGAGAAAGCCACGTCGCCGTGGATGCTGCCGGTCGAACGAGCCGTGGACGGTAAAGCGCGGCATGCCGCCGGTTCGCTCCTGGCACTCGACATCGGCGTGACGGCGCTGACGGTTCGGCGCATGGGCCTGGCACGGCCAGTGACCCAGCTTTCTTGTACAAAGTTGGCATTATAAGAAAGCATTGCTTATCAATTTGTTGCAACGAACAGGTCACTATCAGTCAAAATAAAATCATTATTTGAAGCTTGGCGTAATCATGGTCATAGCTGTTTCCTGTGTGAAATTGTTATCCGCTCACAATTCCACACAACATACGAGCCGGAAGCATAAAGTGTAAAGCCTGGGGTGCCTAATGAGTGAGCTAACTCACATTAATTGCGTTGCGCTCACTGCCCGCTTTCCAGTCGGGAAACCTGTCGTGCCAGCTGCATTAATGAATCGGCCAACGCGCGGGGAGAGGCGGTTTGCGTATTGGGCGCCCGGTCTTGCCTTGCTCGTCGGTGATGTACTTCACCAGCTCCGCGAAGTCGCTCTTCTTGATGGAGCGCATGGGGACGTGCTTGGCAATCACGCGCACCCCCCGGCCGTTTTAGCGGCTAAAAAAGTCATGGCTCTGCCCTCGGGCGGACCACGCCCATCATGACCTTGCCAAGCTCGTCCTGCTTCTCTTCGATCTTCGCCAGCAGGGCGAGGATCGTGGCATCACCGAACCGCGCCGTGCGCGGGTCGTCGGTGAGCCAGAGTTTCAGCAGGCCGCCCAGGCGGCCCAGGTCGCCATTGATGCGGGCCAGCTCGCGGACGTGCTCATAGTCCACGACGCCCGTGATTTTGTAGCCCTGGCCGACGGCCAGCAGGTAGGCCGACAGGCTCATGCCGGCCGCCGCCGCCTTTTCCTCAATCGCTCTTCGTTCGTCTGGAAGGCAGTACACCTTGATAGGTGGGCTGCCCTTCCTGGTTGGCTTGGTTTCATCAGCCATCCGCTTGCCCTCATCTGTTACGCCGGCGGTAGCCGGCCAGCCTCGCAGAGCAGGATTCCCGTTGAGCACCGCCAGGTGCGAATAAGGGACAGTGAAGAAGGAACACCCGCTCGCGGGTGGGCCTACTTCACCTATCCTGCCCGGCTGACGCCGTTGGATACACCAAGGAAAGTCTACACGAACCCTTTGGCAAAATCCTGTATATCGTGCGAAAAAGGATGGATATACCGAAAAAATCGCTATAATGACCCCGAAGCAGGGTTATGCAGCGGAAAAGCGCCACGCTTCCCGAAGGGAGAAAGGCGGACAGGTATCCGGTAAGCGGCAGGGT